>Ga0207687_10000009_pt1:417500-443946 | contig 443946 bp, 402 predicted proteins | sample KBSM54metaG_FD_184399 | JGI IMG/M metagenome (GOLD analysis project Ga0207687, IMG submission 184399) | Miscanthus rhizosphere microbial communities from Kellogg Biological Station, Michigan, USA - KBS M5-4 metaG (SPAdes) (version 2) | ecosystem: Host-associated > Plants > Roots... | reverse complement strand
CATCGTCGTACGTTTCACCGAACTGGTAGACTTTTTCACGGCCAATCTCCTTTCTTGCGCTCGACGCATTCCTTGCAGCGCAGATTCTGCGACTGCGCGGGAGGTTGGCCTTCTCATCTCATCTGGCCCGGCGGCGTCTCGCCGCCGAATGGGAGGCTTGCTCGGGCCGTCGTGTGTTACCAGCAAATGTCGATGGTTTGGCGGTTCGGCGGCGAGACGCCGCCGGGCCAGCCGGCGAGGACGCCAGCGCTCCAGACGCTCCGCTCCAAAAAAAAACGGCCATCCTCGTGGATGGCCGTTCGATTTTGAGAGTGCAATTACCTCAGCGCAAACGCGCCACAGCCCACGCGCTGAGCAGCGCGGCGAGGAGGAGCAACATCATCGTCGAGAGCGCCGGGGTGGGAACGGCTACGACGGTCACCGTCACTACGGTCGCCGCGAGGGCGGAGTTGTTCGCCGGATTCGGATCGTTTTCGGAAGCGGTGACCGAGGCCGTGTTGGAGACGGTCGTGTTGCTGTTCGGCATTGTCAGCGTCAGCGTGATCGTTGCGGAACCGCCGTTTGCGAGCGATCCAAGTGAGCAGACGACCGTGGCGCCGCTGGCGCAGGCGCCCTGCGTCGTCTGCGCGGAACCGAACGTCGTTCCGGCCGGGAGCGTGTCCGACATCGTCACATTCGTCGCGCCGGTCGGTCCGTTGTTGACCACTGTGATGGTGTAGGTGACGTTCGCGCTGCCGGCTGCCGTTCCCACGGCGGTATTCATCAGCACGAGATCGGCGCTGCCGATCACGTCATCGTTGGTGATCGTGCCGATGCCTTGCGGAGCGATGATGCTCGCGTTCGACGGCGCCGACAGATTGACGAAGAACGTCTCGTTCGGCTCGAAGGTCGTATCGCCGTTCACCACGATGCTCACGCTCTGCGACGTCTGGCCCGGCGTGAACGTGACCACGCCCGATTTGGACACGTAGTCGTTGTTGGCGATCGTTGCGGTGTTGTCGGCGGTGGCGAAGTTGACCGTGATCGTCGACAGCGAACTGGCGGTGAGCGACACGGTGAAGTTCGCGTTCACCGTTCCCGAGCTCCCTTCCGTCACGATGACGTTGTTGATCGAGATGCCCGGCGTTGCCAGGCCGTCGTCATTGATGATCGTGCCGACGCCCTGCGATTTCGCGATCGTCGCTCCGGCCAGTGAGCCGAGGTTCATGAAGAACGTCTCGTCCGGTTCGACGTTCGCGTCGCCGATGATGCCGATCGAAACGCTCGCCGTGATCGCGCCCGGGAAAACGGTGAACGATCCGCCGTTGGTCTGATAGTCCGAACCGACCGTGGCCGTGTTGTCGGCCAGGCTGAACGGCACCGAGAGCGTGATCGACGTCGGATTCGAGAGCGTGATCACGAAGTTCATGTTCGGATTGTTGCCGACGTTCCCTTCCACGACCGACGGATCGTTGATGGTGATCGACGGATTCGCGTCGTCGTTCGTGATCGTCCCCAGACCCTGCGCGTCGCCGATCGAAGCGTTGCCGGGATTGAAGAGATTGACGAAGAACGTCTCGTTCGGCTCCGTCGTCACCTCGCCATTTACGAGCACGCTGACCGTCTTCGTGGTCTGGCCCGCGGTGAAGGTGAGGCTTCCGCTGGTTGGCTGATAGTCGGAGCCGGAGATGGCGGTGTTGTCCGCGGTGGCGTAGTTGACGGTGACCGGGAAGGCCGAGGCGGGGGAAAGCGTCACGGTGAAGTCGAAGCTGGTCACGCCCGAATTGCCTTCCGCGAGCGTCACGTCGCCGATGGTGATCGAAGGCAAGGCATCGTCGTTCTTGATCGTGCCGACGCCCTGGTTATCCGCGATCGTCGCGTTCACCGGCGCGGTGAGATTGACCAGCAGTGTCTCGTCGGCTTCCGGCGTCACGTCGCCGAGGATGCCGACGGTGATCGTTTGCATCGTCTGGCCGGGGAGGAACGTCACCGTGCCGGTGGCGGGGTTGAAGTCCGTTCCCGACGTCGCGCTCCCGTTGGCGGTGGCGAAGCTCGCAGTCACCGTCGATGCCGAGGCGGCGGAGAGGAAGACGTTGAACGTCATCGACGCTGTGCCCGCGTTCCCTTCCGTCAGCTGCGCGTCGCTGATGGTGATCGACGGCGTGGCCGGCGTGGTGATCGCGGCGCAGGCGGAGAACTCGGAGGTGTTGCCCAGCGAATCGGTGGCCGTGGCGGTGGCGACGCCGCCGGCGACGCCGGGGAACGTCACGTTGAAGGTTCCGATGCCGGAAGCGGCGGTGGTGATCGTCACCTCGCCGAGGTACGTCTGTCCTTCGCCGGCGCCGGAAGCGTCGCACGCGGTGCTCTGGAAAAACTGCACGGCGTAGGTGCTCGACGGCATGCTGCTCAGCGTTCCGGCGATCGTCACCGTGCCGGCGCCGAACTGCGCGGTGGTGATCACGGGGAAGTTCTGCAGGTCGTTGAAGAGGCCCGCGTCGCCGTCACCAACGTCATTCGGCGTGATGCCGTCGTCGCCGAGGTCGATGCCGAGCGTTCCGTTGCTGAAGATGGAGTTGTAGCGGATCGTGTTCTGCCGCGACACCTTCGAGGTGAACGCCTGCAGCGTCACGCCGGCCCTGGAGTTGAACGCGATGATGTTCGGCTCGGCGAGCGTGCCGATCGTGTTCTGGTTTGCGCCGCCGGAGAAACCGTCAGAAAGCGTGATGCCGTTCCTGTTCGGAATGGCGGCCGTTCCGTCGGCGCTCGTCCCGATCTTGTTGCCGACCACGAGGATGTTGGCGGTGGTGTTCTCCAGCTGGATTCCGGCCGCGAAAATCGAGCTCGGGTTGTTGCCGGAGATGACGTTGCCGCGGATGGTGTTCGCGCCTGCGCCGTTGAATGAGATGCCGGTGAAGTTCTGCAGCGCCGCCGTCCCCGCCGCATTCGTGCCGATGTAGTTGTTCTGGATGACGTTGTTCGCCGTCCCCGAGTTGCCGAGCGTGATGCCGGCCGTGGTGCCGCCGGAGATCAGGTTGCGCGCTGCCGCCGCGGCGCCGCCGATCGTGTTGCCGATGGCGGTGTTGAGGATGAAGAACGCGCTGCCGTTCGCCGTCGATGACGAGGTGGTGGTGCCGGCGGCGTTCGTGCCGAAGAAGTTGCCGTCGATCGTCATGTTCTGGGCGCCGTTGAGCAGAATGGCGTTGTTCCACTTCGTCATCAGCAGGCCCTTGACCTCGCCGCCATTCACGCTGGCGAGGAAATTGAGCCCGGTGCCGTTCGAGACGTTGGCGCCGTTGACCTCGATCTGCAGCACGGCGTTGTCGCCGAGGGCGAGCGTGTTGACGCTCGCTCCGCTCTGCGAGTAGCCGTCGATGATGACCGCCTCGGTGATGTTGGGAAGGTTCGTCGCCGGCGAGATCGTGTGCAGCCCCGATCCGGCGATGGCGAAGGTGATCGTGTCCGTGCCCGCGCTGCCGTTCGCATCGAGAATCGCCTGCCGCAGCGTTCCAACGCCCGAATCGGCGACGCTGCTCACGACGAACGTGGCCGCCGGCGCAGTGGTGGCCAGCAACATTGCAAGCACAAATAAACCGCGGCTGTAGAAAGCCGGAGCTCCAGTTGACTTCATGAATTTCTCCTGTTTGCCGAGATACCGGGGAGGACGATGGGGAGGGAAAACCGAGGGAGTTGAGCAAGAGAGTAACAGGAGTGATCGCGGCGTCGATGGTCACGCGTCACATTCGCAGCGATTGCGCGCACCGGGACGCTGTGTTTTCATCTCTTCGTCCGGTCCCTCAACTCAACCCTCGGAGGTGTCCCCTGAACCCATTGCGAGCAGGCCTCGCTGTCGTTTTTGTGTTTGCGTTGTCCCTTCCCGCCGCGGCGCAGACATTCGTTTTCGATCTGCGCGGGACGCAGGAAGTGCCTCCTACGACCAGCACGGCCAGCGGCGGATGCTACGGGCAGCTGAACCAGCCCGGCGCGTCGTTCGCCATCACATGCGTGCATAACGTCGTCGGCGCGACGCTGATGCACATCCACCGCGGCGCCGCCGGCGTCAACGGACCGGTGCTCTTCGACCTCGGCGATCCCGGCTCGGGAACGATCAACGCCACGTGGACCGGGATGGCGCCGGCGGACATCTCGGATCTGCTCGCGGGCAATCTCTACGTCAACATCCACACGGCGGGGCGTCCGAACGGCGAAATCCGCGGACAGGTCCTGTCGCGCACAGTCGATCTGGTCTCATTCACAGCGAACGGCGCCCAGGTTGTTCCGCCGAATCCGTCGTCCGCCACTGCGAGTTGCACGGCCGATCTCGATGGACCGGCGACGTCGATCGCGCTCCAATGCACGCACAACCTCTCGGGACCGACGGCCGCGCACGTGCATGTTGCGCCGTTCGGCAGCAACGGCCCGATCGCCTTCACCTTCCCGTCGCCCGCCTCGCCGCTGAATGCGAACATGCCGGTGACGCCGCTCCTCGTCGCTGATTTCGCGGCCACGTTCCTGTACCTCGATATCCACGGCGCTCCGGGAACCGAATCAATTCCGGGTCAGGAGATTCGCGGTCAGATCGGCACGCCGCCGGCTGGCGCCACGACCGGCACGATCATCATCGAGAAACACACGAACCCCGCGGGCGGAACGGGATTCGGATTCACGGAGAACGTCACGCCCGGCAGCTTCTCGCTGAACGATGGCGGAACGAAAACGTTCGCCGGCGTCACGCCGGGAACGTACACCGTCACGGAAAACAATCCGTCCGGCGCCGGCTTTTCGCTCGCTGATCTCACCTGCGACGATGCCGACAGCAGCGTCGACGTCAACAGCCGCACCGCCACGATCCGCCTCGCCGCGACCGAGACCGTGCGCTGCTCATTCCGCAATTTCGCCGCCGCGCCGGCGGACACACTCTTCGTCTTTCACCTTTCCGGCGACCAGGAAGTGCCGCCGGTGACGACGCCGGAGCGCGGTGGATGCATGGGCCGCTTCCGCGCCGCCACGAACGACTTCTCGCTCGTCTGCACGCACGACGTCGCGAACGCCACGATCATGCACATTCATCGCGGCGCCCCCGGCGTGGCCGGACCAATCGCGTTCGACCTCGGCAGTCCTGCCAGTCCCGTGATCGCGACCTGGACCGGAATGACGCCCACCGACGTCGCCGATCTCCTGGCCGGCAATCTCTACATCAACATCCACACCGCCGGCCGCCCCAACGGCGCGATTCGCGGACAGATCCTGCCGCGCACCATCGATACCATTCCGTTCATCGCCGACGCCTCGCAGGTCGTCCCGCCCGGCACTTCGCCCGCCACAGCGAATTGCTCGGCCGATCTCGACAACGCCGCGGCGTCGCTGGCCATCCAGTGCACGCACAATCTCGCCAGTCCGGCCGCCGCGCACGTGCATCAGGCGCCACGCGGCGCGAATGGGCCGATCGCGTTCACGTTCCCATCCGCCGCTTCGCCGCTGAACGGCAACATGCCGATGACCCCGCGGCTCGTCGCCGATTTCGCCGCGTACTTTCTCTACCTCGACATCCACAGCACCGGCGGCAGCGAGACGAACGAGGATCAGATCCGCGGCCAGATCGCGCCGCCGCTCATCCCGCCAACGACCGGCACGATTCACATCCGCAAGGCGACGTCGCCCGCGGGCGGCAGCGGTTTTCCGTTCACGCAGACGATGACCGCGGGCAACTTCACGCTCGCTGACGGCGGTGAACAGGTCTTCAACAACGTTCCGGCTGGGACCTACACGGTGACCGAGGGGACGGTGGCCGGCTGGTCGCTGACGGACGTGACGTGCAGCGATACGGACAGCAGCGGCAATCCGGTCGCGCGCACGGCCACGGTGCACCTGCAGGCCGGCGAGAGCGTAACGTGCACGTTCACCAACCTGCAGAGCGTCGCATCGCCGGCGAACTTCGTCTTTCACCTCTCCGGCGATCAGGAAGTTCCGCCGACCGGTTCCACCGCGCGCGGCGGCTGCTACGCGCAGCTCGACACCGCCACGCGCCGGCTCTCGCTCGTCTGCACGCACAACGTCGCGAACGCCACGGTCGCGCACATCCACTCCGGCCCCGCCGGCGGAAGCGGCGCCATCGTTTTCGATCTCGGCGATCCGGTCAGTCCGATCGAAGCGACATGGAACATGTCGCCCGCCGAGGTGGCGCAGTTGCAGGCCGGAAACTACTACCTCAACATCCACACCGCAGGACGTCCCGCGGGCGAAATCCGCGGACAGATTCTGACGAGGACCGTGGACCGCTTCACGTTCGGAATGAGCGGCGCGCAGGAAGTGCCGCCAACCGATTCCACCGCGACCGGCAACTGCCTTGCCGATCTCGCCGACAACGCCGCCTCGGTATTCGTGCAGTGCACGCACACCGTCGCCGCACCGACCGCGACGCATCTGCACGACGGCCCGCCCGGCGTAGACGGCCCCGTCATCTTCAACTTCCCGAATACATCGCCATTCTCCGGCGACGCACCGCTGACGCCGCGCCTCGTCGCCGACTTTGCAGCCGGCTTCCTTTACGTGAACGTCCACTCCGCGAATTACGACGAGGGCGAAATCCGCGGCCAGCTCTCCGGTCCCGCGTCCGCCGCACCCGTCGCCGTTCCAACGCTCACCGTCCGGATGATGCTGATGATGGCTCTCGCGCTGGCCGCCGTGGCGTGGTGGCGAATGAGGTGAGGCATAACTGAGCGCGCCGCGTGCTAAGGTAGCCCGACTCAAAAACGAAGGAGGCTTGTTCATGATCCAGAAGAAGGACGTTCAGAAGGCGGCGAAGAAGGTCGCAAAGACGGTAGCGAAGAAGAGCAGCGAGGCGTACGACGCCGTGGAAAAGGCCGCTCGCCCGGCGATCAAGAAGATCAAGAAGGCCGCGGAACCGAAGATCAAGGAAGCGCGCAAAGCGATCGACAAGCAGGTGGCCAAAGGCGTCAAGGGCGCCAAGTCGATGGCGAAGGACGCGCTCAACTCCGGCGCCCGCTCGCTGAAGAAAGCCGCGAAAAAAATCTGACGATTCTCCGAGTTGCCGGATGTCTTATCCGGCAACTCCCCGTCTGACCTGCTGCCGATGCAGACGAAACCGATCGTGCTGCGACGGACGGCAGCCGTCGCCGCGGCCGCCATCGCGTATCTCGTCCTGCGGCACGCCTTCGCAACCTGGAGCGGACTCGATCGTCCGCTCGACACCGACGAATCGGAATTCCTCCATGCCGCCTGGCTGATGCGCCACGGGCTGCGGCTCTATCGCGATTTCGCCGAAGACCACGCGCCGTTTCTCTTCGCGATTCTCAAGTGGATGGTGCCCGCGCACGGAACCGCCACTTTCCCGCGGCTCGATCTCGTCACCTACGTAGCGCGCGCGCGAATCCTGGCGTCGGCATTCGGGATCGTCGCGCTGAGCGCTGCGGCGCTGCTGGCGTATCGCGCGGTGGGAAACCTCATCGCGCCGCTGATCACGATCGCTGTCGTCCTTGCGTCGCCGTGGATCTGGCTGCGCGGAATGGTGCAGGTTCGAAACGATCCGCCGGCGTTGTGCCTGTTCTGGCTCGGCGCGCTGCTCCTCCTCGGCGGATGGCGATCGGAAAAAGCGCGCTTTCTCTGCGCCGGCATCGGCATCGGACTCGTCGCCATCGCCGCGCTCTGGAATCCGAAGTGGCCTCTCGAATCGCTGGTCCTCGGCATCGTCTACCTCCTCGCCGTGCGCGACGCGTTTCGCAGCAAGCGAGTCACGCTGACGATCCTCCCGCCGATTGCGTTGATCGCCGCCGCGTTGCTCTGGATTCGCGCGTACGCATCGTTCAGCGATTACTTCTTCTTCACCTTCACCTTCAACCGCCTGTTGAATGTCTGGACCGCGGCGAATCCATACCTGACGAAGCTGACCGACGCCGCGTTTCAGCACGGCCGCGCGTACATGTTCTGCCCGCCGGCATTCAAAGGCGTGTGGCCGATCGCCGCGGTGATGGTGACGATCGCAGTGTTGGTAACGCGAGCGGCGAGAGCCCCTCTCCCCGCGTCTTTCAGCAAGGAGAGGGAGCCACGAAGTGCGGGTGAGGGGAGCTTCGCGCGAACGCTGCCTCATGTAGCGCTGCTCGCCCTCGCCGCCGCCGCCACGCTGGAAATCCGCTTCCTCTACGCCTACCCGAACGTCTGGACGCAGTACTACGTGATGTGGGGCTTCATCGCGGCCTGCCTGTACGGAACGGCGGCGGCCGCGCTGATCCGATTGCTGCCGCGCGATTCGATGCGCTTCGTTGCCACGATCGTCATCGCGATGCTCAGCATTGCCGCGGTTGAGGAAGCAATGCCGCTGCGCCCAGCCGTTACCGGCTGGCCGATGCTCTCGTACATCCAACGCAACCTGCGCGACGGCGAGACGGTCTGGCTAGCTCGCCATCCGATCGGCGTACCCGACGCCGGCTACTACTGGTATGCGGCGGCGGAGTTGGTGCCGTTCGCCATCGATTATGCCGCCGCGCATCCGCATCAAACGCCGCTCCCGCCGATGACGGAGCACGACCTCCCCGTCTGCCGCGCCGAACAAGGATTGCAGCCCGATCTTCGCTTCGTCTCCGGCGGCTATTTTCTCGAGCAGCTTCCGCAGGCGCGCGCCTGTCTCGATCGCATGATCGCCGCCGGCCGCGCGGTACGAACACCGGCGCCCGACGTGTGGGACCTGCATCCCTGAGGTACCCTTGCCGCGCATGCCGCTGAGCGCGACCCGCTTCCGCCAGGTTGCTGCGCTCACCGCCGCCGCGGCGATCGCCTTCATCGTGGCGCGCCATCTCATCGCCGCGCACGCCGTTCTGCAGCGCGGCTTCGACGGCGATGAAGCCGAGTTGCTGCATGCCGGCTGGCTGATGCGCGCCGGTCTGCGCCTCTATCGCGACTTCTGCGAAGACCACTCGCCGTTTCTCTTCACCATCCTGCAGCGGCTCGTGCCCGATCCTTTCGATCTCGCAACGTACGTCGCACGCGCGCGCTTTTTCAGCGCCGCATGCGGTGTGCTCGCCACCGGCGCGGCGGCGACGCTCGCATATCGGATGTCGCGCAGTCTCCTCGCGCCGCTCATCACGCTGACGCTGCTCTTCGCATCGCCGTGGGTCTGGTACCGCGGCTTGAGCGACGTCCGCAACGATCCGCCCACCCTCCTCCTCTTCTGGCTCGGCGCCCTCTTCCTCCTCGGCGGCTGGAAATCCGAGCGCGTTCGCTTCGCGTTCGCCGGAACCGGCATCGGCCTCATCGCCGTTGCGGCCCTCTGGAATCCGAAGTGGCCGCTCGATTCGATCGTCCTCGGCATCATCTATCTCGCCACGCTGCGTCACGCGCGCGGCGTACGCAACGTCGCGCTGGCGATCGTTCCGCCGCTGATCGCTATTGCAGGAGCCATCGGATGGATCGTCGCCGCCGTTCCGTGGCGCGATTACGTCTTCTTCTCATTCAAATACAACCAGCTCTTCGGCGCGTGGTTCACGCAGCGCGCGATGCTGACGAAGGATTGGTTCGGCGGCGGGCGGCCGTACATGTATTGCGATCCCGCCTTCCGAGGAGTTGCGGCGGTTGTGTGCGTGATCGCGGCGATTGCGTTGAGGAAGCGCGCGCCGTTCGCTCTGCTCGCGCTGGCCGCAGCGGCGACGATTGAAATCCGCTTCGTCTACCCGTATCCGAACATCTGGCCGCAGTATTACCTGATGTGGAGCTTCGTTGCCGCATGCCTCTACGGGACGACCGCCGCGCAGCTTCTCGCCCTCGCCCGCGAGCAGGTGCGCGACGGCGCGACGATCGCCATCGCCGTCGTCTGCGCCATCGCCGTCCACCTGATGATGCCGATCGATCTCGCCATCAGCGGCTCTCCCATCCGCGCGTACTTGCAGAAAAAACTGCGGCCGGGCGAAACCGTCTGGATGCTGTCGAACAACCATCCTATCGGCGTGCGCGACGGCGGCTATTACTGGTTCGCGATGAAAGACCTCGCCCCGTTTTCGCTCGCCTACGCCGCGGCCCATCCCGGAGCCACGCCGCTGCCGCCGATCACGGAGCGCGACCTTCCCGTCTGCCGGGCCGAACGCGGACTGCAGCCCGATCTCCGCTTCGTCTCCGGCAGCGGCTTCCTCGATGAGCTGCCCGAAGCGCAGCGCTGTCTCGATCGTCTCATCGCCTCCGGCCGCGCCACGCGTACGATCGGCGATGTGTGGGATCTCCATCCGGAGCCGCCGCGATGAAACGGACGACCGCGTTCTTCGCCGGCATCTCGATACTCTCCATTGCCGCGCGATTGCTCCAACTGCAGGGACTCCATCCGCTGGTCTGGGACGAGATCGAATTCTTCCGCGCCACCGACTGGGTTCGGCGCGGCCTCATTCCCTATCGCGATTTCTGGGAGCACCACACGCCGCTGCAATGGTTCCTCTTCGCGCCGGTCACCGCGCTGACGAACAGCCCGGGCGTGAGCGCGATCCTGCTGATGCGCTGGGCGCAACTGCCGCTCTGGATCATCGCCTTCGTCCTGTTGCGCGGTTGGATGCGCCGCGCCGGCATCTCCGAATTCGCGGCGTGGAGCGCGATGGCGCTCGTGCTCTGCAGCACGCTCTTCATGCTCCCCGCCGTCGAGTACCGCGTCGACGTCCTCGGCTGTGTCGTCTATCTCGCCGCGCTTTTTCTGCTCCAGCGAATCAGCGATGGACGAGGTTTCGCCTTCTTCGGCGGCGCGATGCTCTGCGTCGCCGGCCTCGCCAACCTTCGCCTCGGACCGCTGGCCGTCCTCACCCTCCTTCTCGTGCGCGTCGTGCGCACGCGCGACCGCGCCTGGGGCGGCAACCCGCGCGCGAATTGGTGCTTCGCCGGCGCGGCCGCCGCATTCGCGTCCGCCTGCGTTTACTTCGCTGTCACGCACTCCGCGCGAATCGCCTGGCAGCGGCTCTGGAGCGACAACTTCCTCGCCGACAAATTCGCCGTCGCGCCGGTCGACTGGATGTTCGCCCATCGTTTCGCCGTCGCCTTCGGACTGCGCCTTGTCGACTCCGCGCCGAATTTCCAGCTCTCCGCCGTCGATCCCGGCGGCATCGCCATCCTCCTCATCGGCGGTATCGCCGTCGTGCGCGCGCTCCGCCGCGGCTTCCGCGCGCCCGGCGACGATTTCTTCCTCGCCTTCCTCCAGGTGGCCAACCTCCTCTTCGTCGCCGCGATGAAGTACGTCTTCAACTACCACCTCGAGATCGTCGTCCTGCTGATGGCGCCGCTCGTGGCGATGGAGATCGATCGCTTCACCACCACTGCATCGCGACGCCGCGCGCTCATCGCGCTCGTCCTCGTCGCCGCCACGGTCAACATCGCCGCCGCCGTCTTCCGCGGCAAAGAAAGCGACACCGTCTACGAGGATTTCGTCATGCGCGAAGTCGATCGCCGCACACCGGCCGCGTCGAAAGTGTTCGACAGCGTCGGCTGGCCGCTGCACCGCGATCCCGCCTATCGCTACTGGTTTCTGCGCGCCAACGTTTTCGTGATGGAGGAGCACGGGAAGTTCGAGCCGTACACGATCGCCGACCTGCTCCGCGATCCGCCCGCCGCCGTCATCGCCGACTACGACGTCCGCAAATGGCTGGCCGCGCATCGCCCGTTCGGCGAATTCATCGTCACGCACTACCTCCCGCTCTGGCGCGAGATGTGGCTGCCGGGGATGTCCGCGCGCTTGACGCCGATCGCTCCCGCCGCGCGCTGGATCGTGCTCGCCGACGGCACGTACGACGTTTACGCGTCCACGCGCCTCGCCTCGCATCCGTGGTACCGCCAGCCGCTCGATTTCGAGCGCCCGCTCTGGCGCGGCGTCACTCCGCCATCGGCTGCCGATCGCGATGCGCACGTCGATTGGCTCATCGACGGCGTCCCGGCTCCGGCGACATCACCACTGACGCTCCACCGCGGACAAACCGTCATCGCCATCTCTCGCGAGCCGCAACCGATCGGAATCATGCTGATCGGATCGCACAACGATTTCGCCTTCTGCCAGCCGCCGCGCGGCACGACGCTCGAAGCCTCCGATCCCCCTCGCTGGCACCTCCCAGACCTCGGCGCGCTGGTCCAACTCGCTCGCGGCACCGACTCGATGACGCCGCGCAATCCCTGCCATCGCTAAGAAAAACAGGCGCTTCACCTTGCAGAAGCACAGACAAGAGTGTCTGTGCCACACCGGCTCTCGCAAGCATCAGCATTCAGCAAGAACGGCAGGATTCATGTGGCACAGACACTCTTGTCTGTGCTGGTGAGGCTCGGGGCACTTGAGACCCCGATTACAATTCGCTGCCTTCATGACCCATCACTCCATCGGCATCCTCGGCGGCGGCATCTCCGGCGTCGCCCTCGCCTCGTTCCTCGGCGACGACGTCGAAGTCGTCGAACGCCGCAATCGCATCGGCGGCCTCTGCGGAACCATCATCGAAGACGGCTTCACCTTCGACGCCGCCGGCCCGCACATCATGTTCAGCAAGAACAAAGAGGTGCTGAACCTGATGGTGGAAACGCTCGGCGACAACGTCCACCAGCGCCGCCGCGAAAACAAGATCTGGTTCAAAGGCCGTTTCGTAAAGTACCCGTTCGAAAACGATCTGGCCGCGCTGCCGCCGCAGGACAACTTCGACTGCATCTACGGCTACATCGTCAATCCGCGCGCCGGCGACGTGCCGTCGAATCTGGCCGAGTGGTCGTACAAGACCTTCGGCGCAGGCATCTCGGAGAAGTACTTCATCCCGTACAACGAGAAGATCTGGAACTACCCGGCCACGAAGCTCGGCCTCGAATTCGTCGAACGCATTCCGAAGCCGCCGATGGAGGACGTTCTCAGGTCAGCAATCGGGATTTCGACCGAAGGCTATCTGCATCAGCTGCACTTTTACTATCCGATCGAGGGGGGATACGAGTCGCTCGTCCACGCGTTCGCGCAGAAAGTTCGCGGCGAGATCCGCACGAACTGGCGCGTCGCGTCCGTCGCCCGCGACGGCAAGCGCTGGCGCGTGACGTCCGCCGATGGCGAGGAGCGGACGTACGACACCCTCGTCTCCACGCTCCCCATTCACGAACTGCTGAAAGTCTGGACCGATGCGCCGGACGACGTGCACAGACTCGCCGCCACGCTGCGTTACAACTCGCTGATCAACGTCCTCATCGGCTGCAACGAAGATCGCAGCTACCCCTACACCGCGCTGTACGTTCCCGATCCGAGCCTCCTCTTCCACCGTCTCTCCTTTCCGAAAGCCTTCAGCGAGCGCTGCGTGCCGGCCGGATCGTCCTCGGTGATGGCCGAGATCACGACCAACGAAGGGGGCGACGGCGTTTGGGAGATGACGGACGACGCGATCATCGACCGCACCATTCGCGAGCTGGCGATGACCGGCCTCGTCGATCCGTCGACGATCGTCTATCGAAAAGCGGTCCGGTTCCTCTACGGCTATCCCGTCTACGACCTCGACTACCGCGCCAATGTCACCGCGATGCGCAACGCCGTCGCCGCGACGGGCCTGCACCTGCTCGGGCGATTCGCGCAGTTCGACTACATCAATAGTGATGTGTGCATCGAGAGGGCGCTGGCGCTGTCTTCAACTTTATCCTGAGCGCAGCGAAGGATCTGGTAATTGAAACCGCAACGGCTAACGATCGCCAGACCCTTCGCTACGCTCAGGGTGAAGTAAAAAAACACATGTACGAATCCACAACCTACCAATACTTCGAAGACGTCAACTGGGGCCTGCTCCGCCTCTGGGGTGGACGTAAAAACCTCGACGTCCTCGACGTCGGCTGCGGCTTCGCCACCACCTCGCAATACATCGAAAGGGAAGGCAACCGCGTCACCGGAATCGAATCGAGCGCCGATGCCGTCGCGGTCGCCCGCACGCGCGTAAGCGAAGTCATTCAAGCCGACCTGCAAAGTCATCCCCTTGAAGGCCGCCGCTTCGACGTCATCATCTTCGCCGACGTCCTCGAACACCTCGCCTGGCCGATCGGCGTTCTGCGCAGCTATCTCGATCTGTTGAAAGACGGCGGCAGCGTCATCGTCTCGCTTCCGAACGTCGGCCTCTGGTCCGTTCGGCTCAACCTTCTCCTCGGCCGTTTTCGCTACGAAGAAACCGGCGTCCTCGATCGCACGCATCTCCGATTCTTCACCCGCCGCACCGCGCGCGAGATGATCGAATCGACCGGACTGGAAGTCATCCGCCGCACATACAATCCCGGCCTCGTGCGTCCCTTCGTCCCGCTCGCCAAAAAACTCCTCGGCGGCGGCAGCGACGACACGCACGATCCGTCGTCGCTGCTCGAATCCAAGCCGTACAAGCTCTACCTGAAAACGATCTATCCCATCGAACGCGCCATCGCCTCCGCCTGGCCCGGCGCGCTCGCATTCCAGATGATTTTCGAAGCGCGGCGTAAACCATGAAACTCACCATCTCCATGATCACGCTCAACGAGGAGCGCGCGGTGGCCAAGGTCGTCGGCGACATTCGCGGCGTCGTGCCCGACGCGGAGATCTTCCTCGTCGATTCCAGCAAGGACCGGACGGCGGAGATCGCCACGGAGCTCGGCTGCCGCGTCTTCAAGCAGTTCCCGCCGAAGGGTTACGGTCCGGCCATGGACCGCGCCGTCCGCGATGCCGCCGGCGACATCGTCATCACGCTCGACTGCGACGACACGTATCCGGTCGAGACGATCCCCACGCTCGTTTCTCTGATCGACGAAGGCTACGACCTCGTCAACGCCACGCGCCTGGCGAAGCGGCCGAAGGCGATGCCGTTCGCCAACTACCTCGCCAACCGTATCTTCGCCTGGACCGCGCGCCTGCTGCACGGCATCCGCACGACCGACGTCCACAGCGGCATGCGCGCGTATCGCAAATCGATGATCGACAACGTGACCTGGGATCCTTACGGACCTGCGCTGCCGGTCGACATGCTGGTGATCCCGTACCGCATGGGCTATCGCATCGCCGAGGTTCCGATCGAGTATCGCGACCGGATCGGAGCGTCGACGCTGCAGCGCTGGAACTCGACGGTGTGGACGTTCAAGCGGCTTTGGCGCGCGCGGCGCGTGAAGCGACGGAGCTAAAGCAAATGTTGAATGTTGAATGTTCAATGTTGAATGTTGAATGGCCGAGGAGTTGCGCGTGACTCCGATAACCCCTCCATTCGACATTCAACATTCAACATTCAACATTGAACATTCCGCTTTTCCAACAGTGGCGATCCTCGCCGGCGGCTTCGGCACCCGCCTCGGCAAACTCGCACAAGGGCTCCCCAAGCCGATGATCGCGATCAACGGCCGTCCGTATCTGGAGCGCGTCATCGAATCGTTCGCGCGTTGCGGACTGCGCGACATCGTGCTGCTCACCGGGTATCGCGCCGAAGTGATCGAAGAGCATTTCCGCGATGGGAAGAAGTTTGGCGTGAACATCGCCTACAGCCGCGAGACCGAGCCCCTCGGCACCGGCGGCGCAATCCGCGAAGCGCGCGCGCACCTCGGCGAACGCTTCGTGATGACCTACGGCGATGTGTTGCGCTACTTCGACTACGATCGCTTCGTGACCGCTCACGACGGACCATGCCTGGCCGTTTATCCGCGCCGGACGATTGGCAATGCGGACGTCGACGGCGATCGCATCATCCGCTTCGACAAACGCGCGCCGGAGTTGCCGTACATCGATGCCGGCTTCTCGCTGATGCCGTCGAGCGTCATCGACCTGCTGCCGCCATCCGGCCCCTGCTCGTTCGAAGAGACGATCTTTCCTCTGCTCGCCGCGGAACGCAGGCTCGCCGCGGAGATTGTGGACCGCAACTTCTTCGACATCGGAACGCCGGAGGAGCTCGCGCGAACGAGTAGTGAATTAGCCGATTAGTGCGGCACAGACACTCTTGTCTGTGCTTTGGCAAGGCCGGCGGGTTTCATGCTCGATCTCCCGAGCCTCACCAGCACAGACAAGAGTGTCTGTGCCACAGAGGCTAGTGGCCTACTGGCCACTGATCGACTGGTCTACGAATCAACTAATCTACTGCTCATGAAAATCGTCGTCACCGGCGCGGCCGGATTCATCGCCACGAACCTTCTCGAACGCCTTCTCGCGCAGGGCCACGAAGTTCACGGCATCGACAACTTCTTTCTCGGCAAGCGCGAATACGTCGCGCGTTCGCTGGCGAAGCCTGGCTTCACCTTTCACGAATTCGATCTGCTCGACCGCGATCGCGTGGTCGCTCTTTTCCAGCGGCTGCGGCCGGAGCTGGTGTGGCATCTCGCCGCGAACAGCGACATCAGCTACGGCACGAGCTACACCGATTTCGATCTCAAGGGCGGCACGCTAGTCACGTACAACCTGCTCGAGGCGATGCGCGTGTCGAACACGAAGCAGCTCATCTTCTCCAGCAGCGGTGCGATTTACGGCGAGCCGACGATCCTGCCGACGCCCGAAAATTACGGGCCGCTCTTTCCGATCTCGTTCTACGCGGCCAGCAAGATCGCCTGCGAGACTCTGATCACCGCGTTCGCCGCGTCGTATCAAATGAAGTGCTGGATCTTCCGCTTCGGCAACATCGTCGGCGGCTTTCCTACGCACGGCGTCATCCACGATTTCGTTCTGAAGCTGCAGCGCGATCCAACCCGTCTCGAAATCCTCGGCGACGGTACGCAATCAAAGCCGTACGTTCACGTGCAGGATTGCCTCGACGGAATGATGTTCGGCCACGCCACCGCCAAGGATCTCGTCAACTGCTACAACCTCGCCGTACCCGACTGGACCTCGGTGAATCAGATCGCCGAGTGGACGATCGAGGAGATGGGACTCGATGCGTCGAAGGTCGAAGTAACCCGCACCGGTGGCTCGCGCGGCTGGCCCGGCGACGTCCCGAAAGTCCGCCTCGATACCTCGCGCATGACCGCGCTGGGATGGACGCCGAAGATGGGCAGCAACGACGCCGTGCGGCGCTCGATTCAGGAGACCGTCGCGCAGTTCAGGGCGTAGTGCAGGCGTCCTCGCCTGCTACCGCTGGGCGTCACGCCCGGCGGGGGTTTCTGCGCAGGATTTCGACATGATCAAAGAAACCACCGTCGGGCGAGGACGCCCGCCGGCAGCAGGCGGGGACGCCTGCACTACGCCCGCTACTGCGAATTCTGCAAAATGAATCCGTCGAGGTTCCCCTCGTTTGCAGGGAGGTGCAGCGCTTTCGTCAGGAAGTCATTCGCTTCGACGGGCGACAACGCTTTTGCCGCGCGCAGTTCCGCGACGCCTCCCGCGCGATCGTTCGTTTGCAGCAGTCCGAGGCCGAGATAGATGTGGGCTTCGATCGAGTTCGGCGCGATTTCCACCGCGTGACGGAACTCGATCACCGCATCGGCGAACTGACCGGCTTGTGAGAGGGCGGTGCCTTCGTTCAGGTACGCGTCGTAGTCGGCCTGCAGCGGCGTGCTCGGCATCATCTGCATGGCCACGGCGATGTTGTTTTTTGCGTGAGGCGCGTTGGGATCGATGGCCAGCGCGCGGCGATAGTTCGAGACGGCCTCACGGATCAGCACCGTCCGCGCGGGCGCGTCGGGCAGCGCGCGCGCCTTCACGAGCAGAGCGGTGCCGATGCCGACGTATGCCTGCGGGTACCAGTCCGGCGTCGTGGCGCCTTCGATTTTCTGCAGCGGCTCGGTCAAAGCAATCGCGCGGCGGAGGTGCGGGATCGCTTCATCCGGCTTCGTCGCTTCGAACGTCTGGCCGAGGAGATATTCGGCGACTGAGTTGTCCTCGGTGATGGCCAGGGTGTGCGTGAAGAGCGTCTCCGAATCCTTCCAGTAGCGGACCTGGTGAAAGGCAACGATCGCGTAAATCGTGATGACGATGCCGGCGATCGCGGCGAGCGCCTTGCTCGGGATCCGGACCCGCCGCGCGAGACCGATCGCGCCGAACGTCAGCGCGATGAACAATCCGACGTACGGAAAGTACGTGTAGCGGTCGGCGCGCGATTCGGCGCCGATGGCGACGATGCCGATGACTGGAACGAGCGTGCCGAGGAACCAGAGCCAGCCGACGAGGAGGTACGCCGCGGGGCGGAGGGCAAGCATCGCGGTGATCGTGATCGCCGCGATGATGACAAAGGGGAGGACTGCCGCCTCGATCGGCACGGCCGTCAGCGGATACGGCAACCCCATATTGACCGGCACGAACAGCTTGCCGAGGTACGTCGCGTAGCTGACCAGCGCGTTCGCGATGCGATTCGCGATCGGCAGCGCGGCGGTCGACTGCATCGAGTGCAGATTGCGCTGTCCGAGAAACGCGGCCACGGCTCCGGCGATGGCGAGGATGAACAGCGGCCACTTCTCCATCACGAGCCGGCGAAGGTCAGCCATCCTGCGCACGCGCTCGAGCGGCCAGACGTCGAGCAGGAGGAAGACGAACGGCAGCGTGATGTACATCTGCTTCGCCATGAGCGAGAGAGCCAGCGCGATGGAAACCCCGAGCATCTTTCGCGGCGCGCGGGCGTAGAGCCAGAGCGCGAGCATGGCGAAGAGTGTGGAGAGCGTGTCTTTGCGTTCCGAGGCCCAGGCGACCGATTCCACGTGCATCGGATGGATGGCGAAGAGCGCGGCCACGACTGCCGACGGCCACGTCGCACGCGTCAGGCGGCGCACGGCGAGAAAGAGCAGGATCGCGCTGAGCGCGTGCAGGAAGACGCCGGTAAGGAGATGCATCCCCGCGCGCGGACCCCAGATTGCGACGTCGAGCATGTGCGAGAGCCACGTCAACGGATACCAGCCGATCTGCGCCGACGTCAGCGCCCAGCCGATGTCGCCACGTAGAACGTGTGGGTTCTCATAGATGAACTGGCCGTCGTCGAAATTGAGGAAGGAGTGCGACGCCAGCTGGCCGAAGACGACGAAGGTGAGCACCGCGAGGAGCGCGATGATGGTCCACTCGCTTCGGATCTCCGGCGCAGAAGACTCAGCCGCGGCCTCGGTGACCGGCTCGGCGATGCGGATCTGTTTCTCGCGTGCTTTGCGGCCCATAAACAAAACGCCGGCGGTGGCCGGCGATTGATCGTCATCATGGTAGGCCCTAGCGGACTCGAACCGCTGACCTCTACCGTGTCAAGGTAGCGCTCTAACCAACTGAGCTAAGGGCCTGGGACACTAGACCGGCTCGAACAGATGCGGGTTTCGGTGCTATTCCCCCGCGGCCGGCTGACGGCGGAGGATAGACGATGAGCGGGACTCGCGGCAAGGGAGGAGTGTTGACGGCGACGCGTTCTTGACATGCGCATATCACCTGAACAACCATGCGCATGGTGAATCGAATGGCCAAGCAAAGCAAGAACCTATCTCTCGATCCGGCAGCCGTGAAACGAGGCGAGCGATATAGCAAGCTGCATAAGACGAACGTTTCGCAGCTGGTCAATCGCTTTCTATCCAGCTTGCCTGTCGCGGAAGAGGACGATTCGAATCTCGCTCCTGCCGTACGCAGGTTGATGGGTGTGGCGCCAGATGGAGATGCCATCGGGGAGTATCACCGATACCTCCTTAAGAAGTACGACCGTTGAAGCTGCTTCTCGACATCAACGTGATCCTGGACGTCGTGCTCGGACGCAAGCCATGGTCGCGTGAGGCGGCGCGGCTGCTTACGGCTGTCGAATCTGGCCAGGCGGAAGGGTACATCGCCGCCCACACAGTGACGACGATCCACTATTACGTCGCAAAGCACGTCGGACGGCGAACTGCGGCAACAGTCGTTGCCGACCTTCTGCGCACCGTGCAAGTCGTACCGATTGGCGGCGCTGATTTCGTACAGGCACTAGTCCTCGGGCTTGAGGACTTTGAGGACGCCGTCCAGACCGCAGCCGCGCTCCAGATCGGCGCTGACTACCTCATAACCAGGAACAGCCGCGACTTCAACAACGAATTAATAAAGATCCGCACGCCGGGAGAAGTGCTGGCTCTACTCACTACCCCCTCGCCCAACTAAGCAAGTGTTAATGCCGACGCGCGATCAGCACCGCGTTCGTGCCGCCGAAGGCGAATGAGTTCGACATGACGCAGCGGACATCGCGCTCGCGTCCGCGAAACGGAACGTAGTCGAGATCGCATTCGGGATCGGGAACGTCGAGATTCGCGGTCGGAGGCACTGCCTGATGTTGCATCGCGAGGAGGGAGATGACGAACTCCAGCGCGCCCGCTCCGCCGAGCAGATGGCCGTGCATCGATTTCGTGGAACTGACCGGCAACTGGTACGCGCGATCGCCAAAGACTTTCTTGATGGCGCGCGTTTCCGTCACATCATTCAACACCGTCGCGGTGCCGTGCGCATTGACGTAATCGATCTCGTCCGCGGAGACATTCGCATCCGCAAGCGCGAGACTCATCGCCAGCGCCTGCCCATCGACCGACGGCTTCGTGATGTGCAGATACTCGTTACTGGAACCGTAGCCGGCCAGCTCGGCGTAGATCCGCGCGCCGCGGCGCATCGCTGCCTCGCGCTCTTCCATGATGACCATCGCAGCGCCCTCGCCGAGGACCAGGCCGGTGCGGTCTTTGGAGAATGGCCTGCAGGCAGCGGACGGATTGGCGCGATCGGCAATCGCCAGCACATGCATCGCCTCCCACGCCTTGAAAAATCCGAACGTGAGCGGCGCCTCGGCACCGCCGGCGATCATCACATCCGCGTAGCCGTGGCGAATCTGCCGGAACGCCTCGCCGATGGAAACGGACGACGACGAACAGGCGCAGGAGTAGGTGAGGTCGGGGCCGGCCAGTCCATGCTGAATGGCGATGTGGCCGGACGGAGCGTTGTTCATCACCTTGAGCACCGTCAGCGGCTTGACGCGATCGGGATCGCGCAGCAGCAACTGCGCGAATGTCTCCTCGAGCGCATTCGCCGCGCCCATCCCGGTGCCGAACGATACGCCGGCGCGAGCGCGATTCTCTTCGGTGAATTCAACGCCCGCGTCTTTCACGGCCATCGCCGCGGCGGCAATCGAAAACTGGCTGACGCGATCGAGCTGCTCGACGCGCTGTTGCGGCGGAAAGTACTGCGCCGAGTCGAATTCGGCGATCCCTCCGACGTTCGAGTGCGGCCCTTTCGGTCCCTCGGTTACGACTTCGCGGATTCCGGATCGTCCTTCCATCAACGCAGAGAAAAGCGTGTCGGGATCGTTGCCCAGCGGCGAGATCACTCCCATTCCGGTGACGACAACGCGCCTCATGACTCCGCAGCCTTACGCATCTGCCACAGCAGGTGACTGAGATGCGAGCGCCGCGACTCGCCCGTCGTCACGATCAGCAGCTTCGTGATCTTCAGCTCGAGCGGATCGGTCAGCAGCAGGATGAGCATCTCGCGGATGAAGTTCGTGTTCAGGGTAACGTCGTTGTCGGTGCCGACGCCGAGGCGCAGGCCCTTCTTTTCCCACCACGAGAACGGATGGTCTTTGTAATCCGATAGCGCGCCGGTCAGCTTCTTGTTCGACGACGGCAGCGACACCAGCGTCAGACGCTTGTCGATCATGCGGTTCAGAACATCGTGCTGGTAATGCTCCACTTCCCGCGCGTGGTGAAATTTCGTCTTCGTCGCCAGCGTCGCTTCGCGCTCCGTGAGCGGCTCGCCGCGCAGCAGCTTGTCGCGGATTTCATCGCGGCCGCTCCAATCCATGTCGAGGAGCTCGTCGTACTCGCGCGTACCGCGCGCGACCGGCTCGCCATTGAGATTCGCGGTGAGCACGCGCTGCAGCATGCGGTGAAAGTAGAAGTTCGGATTGATGCCGAGCGAGAGACCGTGCTCGATCGCGTCGACGTACCAGATGTTCATCGCGTTATCGACCGCCTGAATCCCCTGCCGCAGCGTGTTCCAGGTTTCGCCGTGATGGCTGCGCGTGCGGAAGCCGTACGCCTGCAGTTTGCGGAAGCCCACGCGCATCTCCTGAAAATGCGCCTTGCGATAAAAGCCGCGCTCGTTGCCGACGGTATCGACCTCGGTGACGACGTCGCGCAACTCGGGATGATGCTTGAGCAACTCGATGATCTGCCGCACCTGATCGTCAAAGCTGGCGCGCTTGGACGGATAGCGCGTGGCGTCGTAAAAACCCGCTTCCTTCCGAAAGCTCGGCGAGAGAACGAAATGAAACGCGGGCACCTCGATCTGAAACTGCCGGAAGCCTTCGTACAACCCGAGCATCACGTCCTCGGCGGTGAGATCGCTGATCCCCGGAATCTGTTCCGAGGAGTCGGTCGTCTCGCGGAAGAGCGTGAACTTCAGCCGGATGGAGCCGACGTTCGCGTCGCGAAACAGCCGGCTGGCCATGTGATACGCGGCCTCGCGATGCGCGTCGCGATTCGTCAGAACGAGCTTCGCGAGGTAAAGGATCTTGAGGTAGCGATCGAAGCGATCGTCATCGCCGAGCCGGATCAGACGGTTGACATCGGCAGCACTTTGGACCGGCAGCGCGGCCGGTCCGTAAACTTCTGCGATTTTCGCTTCGTACATGCTTCGCTGCGGGCCGTCGAGCAGCTTGGCCAATCGCGGCCAGATGAAATCGGCGTCGAGCGAGCCGGTGAGGTGGATGTGCTCATCACGAAACGGAATCGGAAACGCGCGAAAGAACGCCGTCAGCGACTGCGCGACGGCATGATCGAGGAGCGATTCGATCGGCGCAGCGTCGACACGAAAGCGGCCGAGGAGATCGCGGAACTCACGAACCGCATTTGCAGCCTCGGGGTCGTCGGCAAGTTGCGGAGCATGCTCGGCCAGCGCGAGCGTGTCGGCAAGAGACAGTCCGCTCGTTTCGCTGATGAGCTGCGTGAAGAACTTCGTGAGGCGCGGAACCAGAAGCATCTATCGAATGCTATCGCGGCGCGCGGCGATGACGATCTGAAACGCGAGCAGCGACGGCCACACGTTGCAGACGGCGGTCTCGACCGGCTCGATCGCGCTCTGGTAGAAGCGGAACGCGCGCGATCCGGTCAGCGCCAGATGATCGCCGGCCGCCAGCTCGCCGGAGAATCGCTTCCGCAGCAGCGGCGCCGCGGATTGCACGATCGATGGTGTACCGCGCATCTCCATCACTTCGAAGCCACAATATCCGAGCAGCCGGCGAATCGATTTGCGCGTGTAAAAACGAAGGTGCGTGCGGTCGTACAGGCCGGACCACGCGTAGTCGAAGCGGCCGGCCAGCGTTCGCAATCGGTTGTACCAGACGCCGAAGTTCGGGATGGAGATGATCCACGTCGCGTTCACGAGTTGCGGAAGCGCCGCCGTCGTTCGCAGCCATTGCACCGGATCGGCGATGTGTTCGAGAACGTCGCTGAGGACGACCGCATCCACTGGCGGGACATCGCCAGAAGCCAACCACTCTTCGAGCGTGCCGTTGAATACGCGATCGCAGACCTCACGCGCCGCTGCCGCCGCGGCGGCATTTGGCTCGATTCCGATTACTCGCACACCGGGCCAGAGTTGGCGGATCGCGCGCGCGTTCGCTCCGCAGCCGCAGCCGACATCGAGAATCGTTGCGTCAGGCTTGACGCGCTTTTCGATCAACGCGAGCACGGCTCGATTCGGGCGCTCGAGATACGAATACGCGACGCGCTGCAGGTCGAGCGGATAGCCGTCGCTCATCGCCAGCGATCGTATCGCTATACTGCCGCCGGATGTTCGGTCCGCATCGGGCAACTCTCGTCATTCCCGCGCTGAACGAGGAGGAGGGCGTCGTCGCCACGATCCAGCGCGCCCCCGCGGGCATCGACGAGATCATCGTCATCGACGGCGGCTCTTCCGACTCGACGAAGATCAACGCCGAGGCCGCCGGCGCAACGGTGATCACACAGCTGGTGCGTGGATATGGTCTCGCGTACAAGACCGGATTCATCGTCGCGACCGGCGACATCATCATCACCGGCGATGCGGACGGAACGTATCCGGTGGAGCTGGCGCCGCAGATCGTGGAGGAGATGGATCGCCGCGGACTCGACTTCGTTTCCTGCACGCGGTTTCCGCTCGCGGACCGGCACAGCATGGAGTCGCTGAACCAGTTTGGCAATCGTTCGCTCAGCCTCCTCGGCAGCGCCGTATCGCTGAAGTATTTTCGCGACCTGCTGTCAGGCATGTGGATCTTCCGCAAGAGCGCTCTGAGCGAACTGCGCCTCATGACGAACGGCTGGAACTTCAGCGCCGAGATCAAGCTCGAGGCGTCCCACAAGCTCGGCCGGCGGTTCGCCGAGATTCACATCCCCTACCGCGAGCGCGTGGGTATGACGCACAACGTGCGGCCGTTCCGCATCGGCGGCGAGAACGCGCTGTTCATCATCTACAAACGCATCTCGCAGCTCTATCGCGCCTATGCGATGCGAAACAGCGAGGACCAGATCCGCGCGCGCCGCGGAGACGGCGAGCGGTGAGCGACGCAGAAGAAAACGCGAAGCTGTGGGGCAACTTTTCGCTGGCAAACGAGCTCAGTCCAGCGCAGCGGCATCGCTGGCGGTTGGTGGTACGCGAGCTGAGAGGTTTGCCGAAGGCCGCGGCCGTAGTGGACCTCGGCTGCGGAAGCGGCGCGCTGCTGAAGCGGATCGGCCATGCGTTTCCCGATGCGCGTCTCGTTGGGCTTGATGTCGAGCCGGCCGCGATCGCGATCGCCACGAAACGTCTGCCGTCAGCGCAATTCGAGCTCGTCGATCTCGATCGCGGCGAAAAAGCGCCGGATCTCCGCGGGGAGGCTGACGCGGTCGTCTGCAGTGAAGTGATCGAGCACCTGGAGACGCCCCAGCGCGCATTGCGGCTGGCGAAGCAGCTACTGAGGTCTGGAGGCCGTCTCGTCGTTACCGTGCCGGCTGGTCCGATGAACGACTTCGACCGTGCGATCGGGCACCGCATGCACTACACCGTGCATGAGCTGACGGAGCTGGTGTCAGCGGCCGGATTCGATGATGTGCGTGCCGCGGGCTGGGGCTTTCCATTTCACACGCTCTTTCGCATTGGGCTGGCGCTGCGGCCGGGAACTACGGAACAGTTCACCGACGAGAGGATCGGCGGGATGCATCGGGCCGTGTTCGCGCTTCTGAACGCGCTTTTCTACCTCAACGTCCGGAGCCGGAAACTGGGACGGCAGCTCATTGCCACGGCGACGAAGTCATAAGGAAAAAGAAAAGGCCCTCGAGTTTCCCCGAGGGCCCTTCATAAAATTTATCCCGGCGGCGTCCTACTTTCCCACACAGTTGCCCGCGCAGTATCATTGGCGATGAGAGGCTTAACTGCCGTGTTCGGAATGGGAACGGGTGTGACCCTCTCTCTATGACCACCGGAAACTTGATTTCGGTGTATTGGGTACAGCATTGAATACGGGTTGCAGGAATGCACACTGCAGACAACATCAAATCAAGGCATTTATGGTCAAGTCAAACGACCGATTAGTACTGGTCAGCTACGAGCATCGCTGCTCTTCCACATCCAGCCTATCAACGTGGTCATCTACCACGGGTCTTCAGGGAGAACTCATCTTGTGGTTGGCTTCTCGCTTATATGCTTTCAGCGATTATCCTTTCCCGACGTAGCTACCGAGCGATGCCCCTGGCGGGACAACTCGTACACTAGAGGTCAGTGCTTCCCGGTCCTCTCGTACTAAGGAAACCTCCACTCAATTCTCCTCCGCCCACAACAGATAGGGACCGAACTGTCTCGCGACGTTCTAAACCCAGCTCACGTACCGCTTTAATCGGCGAACAGCCGAACCCTTGGGACCTGCTCCAGCCCCAGGATGCGATGAGCCGACATCGAGGTGCCAAACCCTGACGTCGATGTGAACTCTTGGTCAGGATCAGCCTGTTATCCCCGGCGTACCTTTTATCCTTTGAGCGATGGCCCTTCCATACAGAACCACCGGATCACTAAGGCCTGGTTTCCCACCTGCTCGACTTGTAGGTCTTACAGTTAAGCTCTCTTCTGCCTTTACACTCGACGGCTGATTTCCAAACAGCCTGAGAGAACCTTCGCGAGCCTCCGTTACGCTTTGGGAGGCGACCGCCCCAGTCAAACTACCCGCCTGGCAATGTTCCGGATCCGGATGACGGACCTCGGTTAGAACTCCGGTACTGTAAGGGTGGTATTTCACCGTTGCCTCCACCGAACCTAGCGGCCCGGCTTCAAAGGCTCCCACCTATCCTACACATACAGCACCAGAGTTCACTGCCAGGGTGTAGTAAAGGTGCACAGGGTCTTTCCGTCTAGTTGCGGGTAGCTGGCATCTTCACCAGCGCTACAGATTCGCTGAGCCCCTCGTGGAGACAGTCCCCAAATCGTTACTCCATTCGTGCAGGTCGGAACTTACCCGACAAGGAATTTCGCTACCTTAGGACCGTTATAGTTACGGCCGCCGTTTACCGGGGCTTCGGTTCGTAGCTTCGCCTTGCGGCTAACCACTCCCCTTAACCTTCCGGCACCGGGCAGGAGTCAGACCCTATA